>SAMEA3387481__coassemble_1687_pt1 | contig 15642 bp, 13 predicted proteins | sample SAMEA3387481__metabat2_high_PE_024 | metagenome-assembled genome bin SAMEA3387481 (sample SAMEA3387481) | Felis catus | biome: Faeces | place: United Kingdom | collected 2012 | reverse complement strand
ACTTAGGAACTCAAATATGGGTTCCTTTTTTAATTACAGTTTTATAACAATTTACGCTTGTGTAATTTTTTGGAAATAGTGTGGTGTAGTAGGAATGTAGAATGCAGCGAAACTTAAACTTGCCACTTTAAAATTTGTTCAATGATGCAGTTTGTGTGTTAATAAAATTGTTGTGAAACCGCAATCATTTTAAATTAATTGTTAAAAAAAGTGCCACATTGCTGGTTTATATTTTGTATTGAGGTAAAATTTTAAAATGATTAAATTATAGATGAGGTAATAAATATGATTGCATTAACTTTAAGACAGAGAAACATTATTGAATATTTATTAAGCCGCGATTCGTATGTGACTAATGATGTGATTGCGTCTAATTTTGAAGTGAGCAATCGTACGGTGCGTAAAGACTTAGAAGTAATTTCTGCTTACTTAAAAGAACAAGGAATCTCTTTGGTTCGAAAGCCTGGTAAGGGTGTATGGATAGAGGATAAACAAGAAGTATTGTTTGATGATTTAAGTTGCTCTTATTCTAAGAATGAGCGAATTGTTATTTATGCTACATCATTGTTGTTGGATGATGTAAATACATTTATGACTCTTGCTTCTAATTGTGGTGTAAGTAAACAAACAGTAATTAATGATTTGAATACTATTGAAAAATTTCTTGATGGATATCATCTTTCATTAATAAAAAATCAGGGTGTTGGTACAAGCCTTGAAGGAGATGAGACTGATATTCGGCGTTTGTTTATTGATTTGTTGTTTACAAATGATCATTCGAAAATTGTTTATGAACTATGCATAAATAATGATGGTATTCAAAGAAATCTAGATGTTTCATTTGAGCTGATAACAGAAATTGAAAATGAATTTCGATTTAGATATGTAGATAGAGATCGAATTTCCATTGTTTTAAGCTTTTTGTTGAATCGATTGGGGTTAATGAAAACAAAAAATTCGACAATTCAAAGTTCAGACATGGAAAGAATCAATTCTATCTTGTCTACGAAAATTTCGGATAGTAATGATCAAGAATATATTAGTTCGTTCTTATTAGGTGAACGAGTGGAGGGGTCTTTAACTTTGGATTCAAAGGTTGAAGATGAGGCAAATGAAATAAGTGAACATTTGATTTCATCTTTAAAGAAGATACATTACTTTGATTCTGAAGATATGAAAGATATCATACGCAGTTTAACAGTACATGTTCGAGCAGCAATTTATCGATGTAGGAATAACATTCATATTCGTAATGAATTGGATGAGCAGGTGCGTTTTGCGATTGGTGTTATGTATGAATTCACAAAAAAAGAATTGAATGTGTATGAAACTAAATACAATTTAAATTTTGATCAAAGTGAAATATCGTATATTGCATTATATCTTGCTTCTATTTTTGAAACAGGAGTACAAGAAGATTTAAAAGTAGTTATTATGATTGTTTGTACTTTTGGGTTGGCAACAAGTTCTATTTTAAAATCTCGTATGTATCAAATCTTTGGAGATTGTTTTATTGTAGGACCTTATTCGATTGAAGAGGCGGAGAAATATTTAGAGAGTCATGAGGTGGATTTAATCATATCAACAAATTATATGAGCGTGAAATCAACGAATGTGATTTATATCAATCCATTATTAAAACAGAATGATATTGAAATGATAAGAAATACATTGTTTCAGGAATCCTTTATGAAAATGTGTTCTTTGTTCTTTAATAAGAATAAAGTTGTAGAACATGATTATCATTGTTTAGGTGAATATATTTCGAAAAATGATGTTTCAATTTCGAAAGGAAATATATCTTGGGAAGATGCAATACGCAAGGCAGCAGCACCTTTGGTGGATAAAGGAGATATTGAAGGTAAGTATGTAAATACGATGATCCAGGCAGTAAATGAATTTGGAACTTATATGGTTATTACTCCTAAAGTTGCTTATGTACATGCTGGCAAAGATGATGGAGTGAATAGAAATTGTGTTTCATTGTTGCTTTTAGAAAATGAAATACAATTTGGTTCATTTAATACAAAGCCAGTTATTGCGATTGTTGTTTTAGGAATTTGTGATAAGGAAGAATCACAATTGTTAAATATTGCCAATATATTGGATATACCAGAAAACATAGAGCTATTAAAAAATAGTAAGAATATAGAGTCGATTTTGAGTTTACATGATTGAGGAGAAAATAGAGATGAGTACAGGAATAAAATTACAAAATATTCAAATTGGTTTAGAAGCAAAGGATTGGAAAGAAGCAATCCGTATAGCTAGTGTGCCTTTAGTTAAATGTGGTTCAATTGAAGAACCTTATGTTGAAAATATGATAAGTAGTGTAGAAACATTAGGACCATATATAGTGATTATGCCTCAATTTGCGTTGGCTCATGCTGCTCCGTGTGAGTATGTAAAAAAATCAGATATTTCAATCGCAACGTTTAAAAATGATATTGAATTTCATTGTGATAACGATCCCGTAAGAATTGTAATGTGTTTGGCTTGTACAGATAAAACAAGTCATATAGAAATGTTACAAAGTGTTGCCACTACACTAATGGATGAAGAGATAGTGGCAAAGATGGTTGCCTGCACAAGCGAAGAAGAACTATATTCTTTGTTTCAGGATAAATAGAGAAAGGAGTGAGAAAGAATGAAAGTACCAAAGATTCAAACTGTTTGTGGATTTGGATGCGGCTCTAGCTTGATGCTTCGTATGAATGTAGAAAAAATCGCAAAAGAACATAATTATGAAATTGAAGCATTTTGTGGAGATGTTGGTTCATGTTGTGCAAACCAGTGTGATGTAATTTTTATTTCTGAGGAATTGGCTGATCGAATCAAAGATCGTGCACAGGTTCCTGTTGTGGCTATTAAAAATTTCATGAACAAAAAAGAAGTAGAAGAAAAAACTTTAGTTTACTTAGAAGAAAATTGTAAATAAGGAGAGTATGTATGGGAGTATTAAATTTTATTATTAATGAAATCTTCAATCAAGGCGCTATATTCCTTGCCTTGATTGCTTGTATTGGTTTGATTCTTCAGAAAAAATCATTTTCTGAAATTGTACGTGGAACATTAACTACGGCAATCGGTTTCTATATTCTATCTTGTGGTACTGGTTTAATTACTGGTAATTCTATTGATGGAATTTCGGCTGCTTTTAATGCAGTAACACCAAGTGCAGTTGCAAGCAAAACAGTGGATATTGGAGCTGAATTTGGAACACAGATTGGTATTGTAATGATCATTGCGTTTGCTGTTAACGTATTAGTGGCTCGTTTCACAAAATGGAAATCTATTTTCTTAACTGGACATATGTTATATTGGTTCCCATTTGTATTTATTGCTGCAGGTGTAGATGCTGGATTAACTGGTGGTAAATTAATTGGATTAGCAGCTGTATTTACTGCAGTATATATGATTGTTTCTCCAAATTTGATGAAACCATTGGTAAAATCTGTTACTGGTGATGATTCATTTACAATTGGACACCCAACAACATGTTTATCATTGTTATCTGCAGGATTAGCAACTTTATTTGGAAATAAAGAACATTCTACAGAAGACTTAAATGTACCTAAATCATTAGGATTCTTAAGAGAAATCTCAATTACTGGATCAATTACTATTGCGATTACTTACATTGTTTTATATTTTATCTTAGTAGCTAACGGAAAAGATCCTGGAACTGTTTGGGGATATGCAGGTGGAACTACTGGTATTTTCACATATATCTTTACACACGCTATTTACTTTGGTGTTGGTATTACTGTAATGCTTCAAGGTGTTCGTATGATGATTGCTGAAATCGTTCCTGCATTTAAAGGTATTGCGGATAAGATCGTTCCAAATGCTATTCCAGCATTAGATGTTCCAGTTATTTTCCCTTATGCACCAAATGCTTTATTAATTGGATTTATCGTTGCTATGATTACATCAATTATTACTTTATTACTAACTAGTGGAATGTTCCCAACAGTTGTAATTCCATTGATTTCAACTTGTTTCTTTGAAACTGGATGTGCTGCTATTATTGGTAATGCCAAAGGTGGAGTTCGTGGATGTATTATTGGAGCCGCTGCATGTGGTATCGTAATGGTATTCTTAGTTGGATTTGGAGCTTACTTCTTCAATAACACAATTCAACAATGGATGTTAGTTTATGGTGGTCAGGACTTCTCTTTATGGGGAATTGTAGAAGGATTTATTGCTCGATTAATTGCTTAGTATGGAATTCAAATATTTAGAACGCATTCATGAGTTAATGGATGTCATCGAAAAAGATGAAGCAAAGTCCATGGAAGAGTGTGTTGACTTACTGACCACATGTATCTTAAATAAACATTCTATATATACTTTTGGTGCAAGTCATGCAGGCATTTTGAGTGAAGAATTGTATTATCGTGCTGGAGGTTTGATGTTATTTAATCCAATCTTTGGTAGAGAGATTATGCTTGATACATCTCCAATTACTTTAACAAGCAAAATGGAAAGATGTGTTGGTTATGGAACAAATCTAGCACAAAGTAAAGTTAACTTTAAAAAAGACGATGTATTAATTGTTCATTCTGTTTCTGGAAGAAATCCAGTAGCCATTGAAATTGCAGCAGAAGCGAAAAAAATGGGCGCCAAAGTAATAGCTATCACAAATTTATCTTATTCTAAAAGTGTGACTTCTCGTCATCCATCAAAAAAGAAATTGTATGAATTTGCTGATATTATTTTGGATAATCATGGTGATGTTGGTGATGCTTGCGTAAAAATTGATGGTTTAGAACAAAAGGTTTCTCCAACTTCAACTGTAATCGGAGCAATGATGCTTAATTCGATTGTTGCTGCTGTAGCACAAAAATTAGTAGATTCAGGCATGAAAAAACCGCCAATCTTTTATAGCGCTAACTTAGATGGCGGTGATGCATTGAATCAAAAATTGTATGAAGAGTATAAGGAAAGTATTCATTATCAATTTTGATTCAGCAGAACAATTATAGCATAACAAACAGGAGCTGTAACGGATAAGGAAGTTTCAGCTCCTTTGTAAAGATATGTGCCCTATTTGGCACTTACAAAAAACGGTTTGGCTGTTTATGGTCAAACCGTTTCTACATTCCACCCATATCAGAATAATAGTGTTGTAAGTCCTCCTGCATTTGAGACTTAACTCTATCCCAATCTTCTTTATTCATCTTACTATATAGAGCATGATTCATTGCGATAATGCTTAAATCTTTTGAGTAATATAAGAATCTTTTACGTTCAAATTTTTCAAATGGATTTGTTAGCATGTTTTTGCAGATTGCTTTTCTATCTTGTAACATTGTTTCATTATATGGACAAGTGCTGCGATCTACTTGAAGTCCTCTATCAATTCGATCTTGATAGAATGCAATATAATCATTTAATACATCGTCTATTTTTGCATCGCCAATAGTATTAACATTTTTAATAAAGGCTAATAGGAATGACATTTTATAAGATAATGAATAATCTCTTTCTTCTAAGAATTCAAAGAAGTCTTGTTTGATTGTATTGTTGTTGTGTTCTTTGATTCCTAGTTCATTTCGATATTTTTCAACATCATCAGGACTAAATAAATATAAAGATTTACTTCCAAATTTGTATTCTACACTAGGCTTGATTTTTCCTTTTTTAATCCAACTTGTTACAGTTCCGGTATTGATAAAGTATTCTCGTGCGAGTTGTTCTTGACTTAGGTAATCACCATACTTATCTTCAAATGTGTTGATATCCACTTCAGTAATACGCTCAATTCGTTCTTCAATTCCATCAACAACTAACATGTCTCCAGGAGTGTAATTTGTTATTGTGATATCACCAAATGGTACATAATATGGATTTGCAAATATAGTATGCATATTACAAGCTTTGATCATAGCTCCATATTCATCAACAACATCAATCACAATCACATTTTTCTTTGTATCAGTTTTTCGTAGCCCTCTACCTATTTGTTGTAGATAAAGAACTTTAGAAAGAGTAGGTCTAGCCATAACTAAAATGCCAAGCTCAGGATAGTCCCATCCTTCAGAAATCATGTTACAAGTACAAAGGAATCGGATTTTTTTGTTTTTGAAATCATCCATGACAGATGTAGGATTTTTTGTTTGTCCAGTATAGCTAGACGCAACAATTCCTGCTTTATTAAGAAGGCGAGCCATTTCATTTGCATGAGAAACATTAACACAAAAGATAACGCCTTGGCGTAAGCTAGCTTCTCCAAAAGTAAAGTATTCTTTGAGTAAATCTACAATTAATTCATTTCTAGAAGTTACTCGTATTCTTTTTTCTAGATCTGCATTTACATAATCTTTACCATTAAAACGAACTTTAGAAAGATCAATATTTGTTTCAATTCGATATACATTTGCCTTGGCAACAATCCCTTTTTCCATAGCTTCTTTTAAAGATAGAGAAGTGGAATAGCTTCCAAACACAGTCTCTAATTTTTTCTTATCTGGTCTTTGGTCTGTTGCAGTCAATCCTATTGTGAAATCTGCATTATAATATTGAATAACTCTTTTTAGTATTGGAGCCACCGCATGGTGAGCTTCATCAACAACTATATAATTATAATAATCTGAAGATAATTCTGTATAATGTCTTGCCATATATGCATAGGTTCTTATATCAATTTTATCTTCTAGTTCAGGTAAAGAATTATGCACTCTTTGATTCCAGTCTGCCAAGATATTGATTCCTGGAACTAATATTAATCCTTTAAAACCTTTCTTATTCTTGGCAAACTCACGTAAATCTTCCTCAACAATTTTAGACTTACCAGCAGCTGTTGGTAGTACAATCAAAAATGCTTTAATTCCAGCATCTCTTCTTTTCTGGATTTCTTGTAAACTAATGGATTGATGTTCATATAATTCAACGGATCTGTCTATTTTTAAACCGTTATCAATAAATTTAGAAGCATCATTTCCAAAATATTGTTTAATATCATCTTCAATGCGATTTTCAAATGCACAATCTTCAGTAGAAAAACGGAATAATTTGATTCCCCATGAGGCACATGTATTTTGTTTTGTTAATTGTTTTTTATATTTTTCTTCACCAATAATTTGAGGGTGATGATACGTTACACCGTTTTCTTCCACTGCATATTTTTCATCTTTTGTTCGTACAAAATAATCAAGGAAATAATTCTTTCCATTTTCATCACAAATACCATATTCTCTAGAAATGTATTTAAGTGCATTCATGCCATAAGCATTTGAAAAACTCTTCTCGAAATGCAGTTCTAATGGAGATACATCGGATTGTTCACTTCTGTCTCCAACACTTCTTGTATAACTAGTAGGCAATACAATTTCTTTTCTAGAAAGATATTTATCGACTTCTAAATGAGAGTAGCCTAAGAAACGGAAAACTCTATTAAACTGGTGCATATAATTATTTTGTTTATCTGTGATCAGCATATATGAAAATACAGGATCATTACTCTTGTGCTCACAAATATCTTCATCAATAATGACCATATCTTTTCCATTATCATAGAAATTAGATATTCCACCATTTGGATATTTGATTTTTTCTCTTAAAGAAAAATCAGTATGTTCAACTAAGAATGGGTCTTTTGAAGGAGTAGATTCAACCATTTTTCTTCCTCCCTTCCTGGTCTTACATCTGTTGTAATCCAGTATTCTTTAATTATTAAGGTATCTACATCATGAATGAAATCTTTGAAAATATCTAAAGTGAAATCTGTGAAGAATCTTCCATTTCTTTCACCTTCGAAATTTCCGTATTTAAAGGATGTATAAATAATTCCATCATCTTTTAAAGACTTACTCATTTTTGATAAGACATCTTTTAATTCGGATTTTGGTAAATGTAATATAGAAGAGCATGCCCAAATGCCATCATAGTAATTTTGTTTATCCAAATCTTGAAACAACATGTGTTTTACTTGAATACCAGTATATGCACTGGCACTTTTACATAATTCCAAAGATCCATCAATGGCTTCAACATCATAGCCTGCTTCAATAAAACATTTAGTATCTCTTCCAGATCCACATCCAAAATCTAATATTTTATTTCCGGATAATTCTTTTAGAAATTTATCTTGTATATCTTTTAAATCTGCTGATACAGTTCCTTGAATAAAGGATTCAGCATTCTTATTATAGTAGTCCAAAGTTTTGTTTATCATATATACCTCTAATACCATCTAATACTGTGTATATAATATCTTGAAGTTGTATTCAAATCAATTTAAAACAAAAAACAGGAACTTTGTGTGTTCCTGCATTTATAATTTTAGAATTCTTAACAAAAAATAGAGCTGGATTTGAGTAAGTTGTGAAATGGTACCAGCTCTAATGCTAAAGGGTTGATTATTTAAAATAACCAACATTGATATATTACCATAATATTAATTTTTCATCAGCAAAAAAACAACATTTTTTTGACAAAATAAAAGGACCGGAATGGGCCCGGTCCAGAAATGGGAATGCTGAGAAAGTTAATTGAAAGGGTTAGAGTCTTAACTTAATCAACATAATTACTATAACACGTTTCTATAGGAAAAGAAAGCGTATTGTTATCGAATGTACACTTGAAAATAAAAATAAAAAATGTAAGCATTTACAAATTGTGGTATTATAGCTTCTGGAAGAGTAGGTAAAAAATTGAAAGTTCAAAAGTGTATTTGTTTAAAGAACAGTCTCATCCTGGTCGTGTGATTGTGGCTCATAAGAAGCATGTGAGTGAAATTACAGAGTTGACGGCCCAGGAAAGAGCTGCTTATATGGAGGATATTAATAGGGTAGCTTGTGCTATGCATGAAATCTTCATTTCCATTTAGTTCCTAAATATAAGGATGGATATGAATGGGGCGGTGTATTCGCTATGAATCCAGGCGAAAAAACGTTGTCGGATGAAGAATATCAGGACATTGTTGAAAAATATCGTGCTGTATTATGTAAATAAAGGAGCAGCTGCTCCTTTTTCTATTGTTCACTATGATTTTTTCTAAATTGAATAGGTGAAATGCCTGTTGCTTTTTTGAAGGCTTGGGCAAAATAGGATTGGCTTGTAAAACCTATGATGATGGATATTTCTGAAATTTGAAGATTGGTTGTAGAAAGTAGAACTTTAGCTTCTTGAATCCGCTTTTGAATCATGTAGTTAATGGGGGAGATGCCCTTATATTGTTTAAAGGCATGTACAATGTGATATTTATTTAAGAAAGTGAGTTCACTTAAAGTGTCTAGTGTGATATCTTCTTTAAAGTGAGCATCAATATATTTTTCAATATAGACACAGTCTTTGTTGGCTTTATTAACGGGTGAAGATTTTAAACTAATGTTGGCCCTACGCATCAGGTTGATCAGTAATACTTCTAATAAGTTTTGGCATAAGGATTGATATTCAGCTTCTCTAGCCTTAACTTCCATTAGAATGGTTTTTAGATAGAATAGTACTTCGTGTTTGTATTCATAATAGTTGGCAATACTGCAACCCTGTTCTTCGTATTCTTCTTTTGAAAAGAAGGTGATGCCTTCAATTCCCATAACAATGTATTCGAAGTTGACATTTTCAATACCACGCTCGGTATGGGATACCAATGGATTGACAATAACGAGGTCGTCTTCTTTTACGGGATAGTTTTTGTTGTCTAAACTTAAAAGTCCATGGCCTTTTGTTACATAGAACATTTCTGTGTATAAATGGGTATGTAGGGTGGAATTCCATTCGTGATCGAACTTGGATTCGGTTATATATAGTAGTTTTGGTCGGGCTTTGTTGAAGTCGACTTGGTCAATTTGAAAGCGTTGTGTACTCATAAAAACACCTCTTTTTGTATTATTATATATTGTTTTCTAGTGTTTATCAATTTTGTTGTCAAAATAATTAAATCGCAATATATCTAAAATATAGAGCTATATTTTTATGATAAATCGCTTTCAAATAGACTATACTAGACTTGTCAAAAGAGGTTCATACGAATTTATGAGGAGGTAAAGTATGAAAAAAGTTATAACTGCTGGGTTATCATTTGCGATGGCAGCATCTATGTTAGCAGGATGTTCTAGCAAACCAGCTGAAAATTCTGATTCTGGAGATAAGCGAGTATTAAAATTTGATTCTTTCTCTGGTGGTAATGGTGAAGAAGTATTCACAAAATTGGCTAAGGCTTTTGAAAAGGCAAATCCGGATGTAGATGTTCAATTGCGTTTTGAAAAAGAATTGCCTGATGTATTGAATAAAGAAAATGCGAAGGGTGAATATTCTGATGTTGTTTACTATAACTTAGGTCAGCCTTCTGGATATACTGAAACTCAATTAAATACTCATGAAGTATTGGATATTTCAGATGTAGTTGAAGAAGTTGGTATGGATGAAAACTATGCAAATAGTAGTATCGTACAATATTATGGTGACGGAAAATCTTATTTGATGCCACTTAAGACAACTCCAGCTGGATTCTTCTATAATACTGAATTGGTTGGAGAAGGAAAGAAATATGAACTTCCAACAACTTGGGAAGAATTCTGGGCTTTAGGTGATCAAGCTAAGAAAGATGGTATCGCATTATTTACTTATCCAACAAATGGTTATTTTGACAACACATTAAATGCATTGTTGAAAGAAACTGGTGGAGAAGAATTATTAACGAATGTATTAAATTATGACAAGGATGCTTGGAATACAGATGGTGCTAAACAAGCTATCGATATTTTAACTAAATTAGTAAGTCCTGATTATTTATATTCTGATACAGTCGCAAATGCGAATGCGAAAGATGGTTTCACAATGAACCAACAGGCTGTCATTGATGGAAAAGCATTATTCATGCCTAATGGTGACTGGGTAGTTAATGAAATGGCAGATACAACTCCTGAAGATTATCACTGGGGATTACTTCCATTGCCTGCATTAGAAAAAGATGGTGAACGTTTCGTTGGTTCTATGACTGAACAAGTATGGATTCCTGCTCAAGCTAAAAACGTAGATGATGCGAAAGCATTCTTGAAGTTTATCTATTCTGATGAAGGTGTTAAGATCATGGCTGAAGGTGGAAACATTGTTCCAACTACACATATGTCAGACACAATTGCGGCTATGGAAGATGGATATACAAAAGAATTCTTCTCTGTATATGACACTGCTTCTGCTGCATTAGGTGCATTTGCTCCTTACAACACAGATAACTTACCAGACTTTGACCGTGCTGCGACAGTATTTGGTTCAATTGACTCTTTAGCTACTGGTGAATTAACTGCAAAAGATTACCAAAGCAAATTAGTAGATGCTTGGGCTAAATTATCTAAAAACAAAGCTGTAACTGAATAATTAAACTGAAAGCGATGAGCAAATTGTTGCTCGTCGCTTTTTAAGAGATGGGAGGTAAACTCATGAATAAAAAGAAAGCACAAAATCGTTTCGTATTTGCGTGTCTTGCACCAGCCGTTATTCTAGTCGTCATTTTCATGGTGATTCCAACAATTGATGTATTTAAGACAGCATTCTTTAAAAAGAGCAATTTCGTAAGTGATGCCACTTTTGCCGGGTTCTTCAACTTTAAGGTTCTTTTTAACGACATGCGTTTTATTGAGGCTATGCAAAATACAATCTTGTATGTTGTATTGATCACGATCATCACTTTGGTGTTGGCCGTATTGTTTGCGACATTATTAACTCGTGAAGAGTTTGTTGGAAAAAACTTCTTCCGTGTTATTTTCTACATTCCAAACATTTTGAGTATTGTTGTTATTGTAGGTATTTTCTCAGCTATTTATCAACCTACGAATGGTATTTTAAATACGTTCTTTGGTATGATTGGACTTTCGTCTTTACAACAACAATGGATGGGAAATCCAGATGTTATTAACTATTCTATAATTGGTGCCCTTGTATGGCAGGCCATTGGTTATTATATGGTTATGTATATGTCGAGTATGTCGAGTATTCCAGAAAACCTATATGAGGCTGCAAGCCTTGAGGGGGCTAGTAAAGTCAGACAGTTCTTTATGATTACTTTACCTTTGATTTGGGATAACATTCGTACAACTTTAACTTTCTTCGTAATTTCTACAATCAACTTATCATTTATGTTCGTTCAATTGACAAGTGAGGGAAATCTAGGAAGTGAAGTGGCATTGAACTATATGTATAACAATGCGTTCGCTGGTAAATACGGATTTGGTATGGCCGTTGGAGTATGTATCTTCGTATTCTCATTTGCCTTATCAGCCATCATAAATAAGATCACTGAACGTGATGTATTACAGTATTAGGAGGATGAGATATGAAGAAACATAATTTTCCTTTATACAAGATCTTTGTTTATGTGGCACTGATCACATTAGCTATTTCGATTATTGTACCCATCGCATGGGTATTCCTTGCATCTTTAAAATCGCAATTGGAATTGGTGAGTGGAAATCCATTTGATCTTCCAAAACAAATATTGTGGTCAAACTTTGCGGATGCTTTTGTGAAGGCAAGAATGGGTGATTATTTATTAAATACAATCATTGTAACAGCACTATCATTAGTCATTCTATTGGTGGTGGCTCTTCCTGCATCGTATGTTTTGGCACGATTTGACTTTGTGGGAAAGAAATTCTTTAATGGACTTTTCATGGCTGGACTTTTCGTAAATGTGAACTATATTGTTTTGCCAATTTTCTTAATGTTATTTAATGCGGATATTAAGCTTGGAATTGACTTTTTCTTAAATAGTAAGTTCTGGCTTTCTGTCGTGTATGCGGCAACGGCCCTACCTTTCACAATCTATTTGTTGACAGGTTATTTTAAAACGCTGCCTAAGGCGTATGAAGAGGCGGCTCGCATTGATGGTTGTGGCTACTTTAAGACAATGACTAAGATTATGATTCCCATGGCAAGACCAAGTATTATTACGGTTATCCTATTTCAATTCTTGGCTTTCTGGAATGAATATATTATCGCATTTACTTTTATGGATAAAGAAAATGCTACGTTGGCCGTTGGTGTTAAATACTTAATGGCGGATGCGAAGTCACAGGCAAACTTTGGTGTCATGTATGCTGGGTTGGTAATTGTTATGATTCCAACGTTAGTTCTTTATATTTGTGTTCAAAAGAAGATTACACAGGGCATGAGTATTGGTGGAATGAAAGAGTAAGGTGTCTAATATGAGAGATGAAAATAAAGTAATGAACATAATTATGATCGTTTTATTCTTTGTGTTCTTAGGTATGATCATTTGGGCACAGAAGACGGTAAGTGTTCGTAATTTAATGATCGAAATCGTTGGATTGACAGGCTTACTAACATTATTGTTTCTATACAATCGAAAACATAAATAGGAGGAAGAAGTATGGCAGAATTATCATTGCAGCATGTTGATAAAATATATGACAACAATGTTCAGGCTGTATTTGACTTTAATTTAGAAGTGAAAGATAAAGAGTTTATTGTGTTTGTAGGACCAAGTGGATGTGGTAAATCTACAACACTTCGTATGATTGCTGGTTTGGAAGAGATTAGTGCCGGTGATTTCTATATTGATGGAAAAAGAATGAATGATGTGGAACCAAAAGATCGTGATATTGCGATGGTATTCCAGTCTTATGCGTTATACCCTCATATGAGTGTATATGAGAATATGGCCTTTGGTTTGAAATTACGTAAGTATAGTAAGGAAGAAATTGATAAGCGTGTGCATGAAGCTGCTCGTATTTTGGAGATTGAACCTTATTTGGATCGTAAACCAAAAGCTTTATCAGGTGGTCAAAGACAGCGTGTTGCCTTGGGGCGTGCTATCGTTCGTAATGCGAAGGTATTCTTAATGGATGAGCCACTTTCAAACTTGGATGCGAAATTGCGTGTACAAATGCGTTCGGAAATCATTCAGCTTCACGAACGTATTGGAGCTACTACCATTTATGTAACACACGATCAAACCGAAGCCATGACTATGGCTGATCGTATTGTTGTGATGAAGGGTGGATATATCCAGCAGATTGGTACGCCAAAAGAAATATATAATAATCCGGCAAACTTATTCGTAGCTGGATTCTTGGGTGCGCCTGCAACAAACTTTGTGAAGGGTACGTATACAAATGGTTTCTTCCATGTAAAGGACATGAAGATTGAAATTCCTTTGATGTATAGAGAAAAACTTTCTAGCTATGAAGGAAAAGAAGTTATCATGGGTATTCGTCCAGAAGATTTACATGGTGAGGGAATTGTAGCTGATACATATCCGAGTGCTAACTTTGATTTTGAAATTGAAGTGGCCGAACTATTGGGCCATGAATATATTTTGCATGGTACTTTAAATGGACAAAAAATGTGTGCCAAAGTAAATTCTCGTTTGGAACCCGAAGCACATTCAACAATTAAATTAACAATGGACTTATCAAAAATACATTTCTTTGATATGGAAACTGAAAATAGAATTGACTAGTTTAGGAGAAAATAAAATGATTGAAACAGGCAGAGTAACTGTACCGACAGATGTTGATGTAATTGATGCAACAATTGAGATTATTAATCGATGGAAAGCCGATGCCATCCGTGACTGTGACGGAACGGATATGCCAGAAGAATTGCGTAAGATGGATATTAAGCAATATGCGACTTACTATACGACAAGAAAAGATAATGAGTGGGCAAAGGCAAATCCAGATGAAATCCAACAGATGTATTTGATGAGCGATTTTGTGACCGCAAAGTCAACCGAATTAAAAATTCAAATCATGCAGCATTTCTATAAGGATCAATTAAAACCAAACACAAAAGATAATCACAGATGGTGGGAAGTCATTGACCGTACGACGGATGAAGTCATCACAAATTGGGATTATGATGAAGAAACGGGTGAAGTGATTATTCATGATACAATTCCGTATCATGCGTATACAGTAAGCTTCTTGGCATTTGTGATTTGGGATCCTGTACATATGTATAATGCTTTAACGAATGATTGGCAGGGTGAAGAACATCAAATGACTTTTGACGTTCGACAACCTAAAACACAAAAGTATGTATTGGATAAATTTAGAAAATTCTGTGAAGAAAGAGATGATGTAGACGTTGTTCGTTTTACAACGTTCTTCCACCAATTCACTCTTCAATTTGATGAATTTGCACGCGAAAAATTTGTAGATTGGTTTGGATATAGTGCTTCTGTATCTCCATATATTTTGGAACAGTTTGAAAAAGAAGTGGGCTATCCATTTAGAGCTGAATATATTATCAACAAAGGATTTAATAACTCAACTTTCTGTGTTCCAACTAAGGAATATCGTGATTTCATGGATTTCCAACAACGTGAAGTTAGTAAATTAGCGAAGAAATTTGTAGATATTTGTCATGAATATGGAAAAGAAGCCATGATGTTTTTAGGTGATCACTGGATTGGTACAGAGCCATTTGGAAAATATTTTGAATCAATTGGATTGGATGCGGTTGTAGGATCGGTTGGTTCTGGTACAACACTTCGTTTAATTTCAGATATTAAGGGTGTCAAGTATACAGAAGGAAGGTTCTTACCATACTTCTTCCCAGATGTTTTCCATGAAAATGGTGATCCATTAAAAGAAGCTAAGGTCAATTGGGTAACGGCTCGTAGAGCTATTTTACGTAGTCCAGTCGATCGTATTGGTTATGGTGGATATT